>OEIF01000001.1_pt1 | contig 35141 bp, 30 predicted proteins | sample 1480241 | NCBI WGS metagenome assembly OEIF01 (sample SAMN02324235, study PRJEB22366) | activated sludge metagenome | biome: wastewater | place: Canada: Ontario
ACCCTGCCGCTTACCGGATACCTGTCCGCCTTTCTCCCTTCGGGAAGCGTGGCGCTTTTCCGCTGCATAACCCTGCTTCGGGGTCATTATAGCGATTTTTTCGGTATATCCATCCTTTTTCGCACGATATACAGGATTTTGCCAAAGGGTTCGTGTAGACTTTCCTTGGTGTATCCAACGGCGTCAGCCGGGCAGGATAGGTGAAGTAGGCCCACCCGCGAGCGGGTGTTCCTTCTTCACTGTCCCTTATTCGCACCTGGCGGTGCTCAACGGGAATCCTGCTCTGCGAGGCTGGCCGGCTACCGCCGGCGTAACAGATGAGGGCAAGCGGATGGCTGATGAAACCAAGCCAACCAGGAAGGGCAGCCCACCTATCAAGGTGTACTGCCTTCCAGACGAACGAAGAGCGATTGAGGAAAAGGCGGCGGCGGCCGGCATGAGCCTGTCGGCCTACCTGCTGGCCGTCGGCCAGGGCTACAAAATCACGGGCGTCGTGGACTATGAGCACGTCCGCGAGCTGGCCCGCATCAATGGCGACCTGGGCCGCCTGGGCGGCCTGCTGAAACTCTGGCTCACCGACGACCCGCGCACGGCGCGGTTCGGTGATGCCACGATCCTCGCCCTGCTGGCGAAGATCGAAGAGAAGCAGGACGAGCTTGGCAAGGTCATGATGGGCGTGGTCCGCCCGAGGGCAGAGCCATGACTTTTTTAGCCGCTAAAACGGCCGGGGGGTGCGCGTGATTGCCAAGCACGTCCCCATGCGCTCCATCAAGAAGAGCGACTTCGCGGAGCTGGTGAAGTACATCACCGACGAGCAAGGCAAGACCGAGCGCCCAATACGCAAACCGCCTCTCCCCGCGCGTTGGCCGATTCATTAATGCAGCTGGCACGACAGGTTTCCCGACTGGAAAGCGGGCAGTGAGCGCAACGCAATTAATGTGAGTTAGCTCACTCATTAGGCACCCCAGGCTTTACACTTTATGCTTCCGGCTCGTATGTTGTGTGGAATTGTGAGCGGATAACAATTTCACACAGGAAACAGCTATGACCATGATTACGCCAAGCTTGGCTGCAGGTCGACGGATCCAGGTGCCGTGCTACCTCTTTGCCGGTTCGCACGATCCGGTCGTGCCTTCCGCCCAGTCGCTGGTGCTGGCGGGCCGCATCCCGCGGGCGAAACTGGTGGTGTTCCGGAATACCGGGCACATGCCCTTCTTTGAACAACCGGAGGCGTTTTTCACGGCCTTGGCGGATGCCCTGGACGAATTGGCCGCCGTGACAAGATTTTCCAAACCCTTACTGGCAACCGGCCGGAGATGAACGATGAACTATCCCGAGTACACGCAGGATTTGCAGCGCATCCATGAATCGGAAGTCTATGGCACCGCCGTATTCGACATGGCGGCGCGGCTGGCCCGCAACCCCGCGCGCAAGCAGAAGTGGCTGGCGCTGAAGGCCCTGGAAGAACAGACGCTGCAGCGTTATCTGGACTACATGAAGGCAACCGGCCAGCGCGTCACCGAGCCGCGCGGCTGGGCATTGAAGGGCATGGCGGAAGGCGCGGCGCTGGGACTGATGCCCTGGTGGCTGGCCATGCGGCTGCTGCGCGATGGCACACAGCCCTTCCAGGAAAAATTCCTGCGCCTGAAGGATCATGCCGAGGGATCGGACCAGGCTTTCTTCGCCTATGTCTACGCGCATGAAAAAGCGATCGAGGCGTTCGCCAGCAAAGAAATGGCCCGCGAGGCCGACAGCCTGAAGGCGGTCCATTCGCTGCTGGGGCGGTAACCGGAAAACGAGGATGGTCAGGACAGAAGCTTCCGGGCGAGTTCCCTGCCGCATACCCACGCCGCCTCCACCCGGCCGCCCAGCAGCCAGTCGCCGCACAGCCCCAGCCGGGACTGCGGCTCCCAGACACTGCCGGTATCCGCCGGCTCGCAATCCGCATAACGCCAGCGATGCACCGATACCGCCGCCGGTTCCGGCCCGCCCAGGGCCCGGAACGCCGCCACCAGCGCCTGTCCCGCCGTCTCCGGCTCCTCCTCCAGATGCACCGCGCTCCACGCCGCCGAGGCCTGCAACACCCAGCACTCGCGACCGCCGCGCCCCGGCTTGCTACTGTTGCGCGCCACCCAGCGCAGCGGCCCCTCGTTGACAAAGGCCGCCTCGAAGGGCAGGTCCGGCCGGGTGTCAAAGCGCGCCATCACCGTCCAGCTCGGCAACAGGCGGTGTCCGGCAGCCACCTCCGCCAGCCAGCGGCTCACCGGTCGCAGCAACGGTTCCGCCTGTTCGGCGGGAACCCCCAGCAACACCGCCTGATAGACCTCCGGCAGCAACCCGTGTTCCGCCGTTTCCAATTGCCAGCCGCCCCCGGCCGCCCGCAGCTGCCTTACCGTATGGCCCGTGCGCACGGCCAGCCCGGCCGCCAGTGCCTTGGCCGGGGCCGACATCCCCGGCACGCCCACATAGCGCACCACCGCCTCGCCCGCCGGGGCCTCGCGAGGACCGAACACCGCCCGTTGCGGCCGCCATTCCGCCACCACCCCGGCCTCCAGCCACTCCGCCACCAGCGCCCGGAATTCCGGGCTGCGGGCGGTGAAATACTGCGCCCCATGATCGGCCTGCCAGTCCTCGCCGCGCCGGGTACACAGGCGGCCACCCACGCCCCGGCTCTTGTCGAACACCGTCACCGCCAGCCCGGCATCCTGCAACACGCGGGCACAGGCCAGGCCCGCCAGCCCGGCACCGATCACCGCCACCGCCCGGATTTCATTCATGGGTCACGCCCCTCAATGCCAGCCCTGCCGCCACACGGCGGTATCCGTGAGCAGCCTCCACGGCAACACGAAACGACGGTGGGTAACCACCGCCTCCAGTTCCACCTCGGTAATGGGTTGCGCCGGGTCGTCCGGCAGCAGCAAGCGGGTCACCAGGAAATGCTTTTCCTTGTGCTGCGGCTGCACCGCCGTCCACTTGCTGAGGTGCAGTTTGCGCGGGTTGAGGCGGACGGGGGAAGACATGGGGGTTTCCGGCGGGAAGAAACAACTGATGAGTGTAACCATGCGCCGGATTTTTTGGTCAGGACAAGACCGTGACAAACCGGTCTTCGTAGGGGCGCAGTGCCTGCGCCCTTTTCCCCCGGAGATGAAGGAACTACAGGAGGGCAAGCATATTCAGAAGGGCAACGAGTCTGTTCGGCGACCAGGGCGCACGCAATGCGCCCCTACGCTTCCTCCAGATGAAAGCCGATTACAGCTTGCCTTCCGCCGCCAGCTTCACCATCGAGGCGTCATAGCGCAGCTTGATGTTCTTCGGGTTGCCCAGCACCTTGCCGTCGGCAAACTGGATGCCCACCACATCGACGCTGCGGGCGCCCTGCCCCAGCAGGCCGTGGGCGAAGGAGAATTTCCGCACGTTGTCGGTGATGGTCACCATCTGCGGGCTGGTGGTGAAGGCCAGCGTCTCCGCCGGGGTGTAGAACAGCTTGGTGGCCTTCAGCTGCGCTTCATAGCCGGGCAGGTCGGTGCCGGAGAGCTTGGCCATCTCGGTGCGCGCGGCCTTGCCCTTGGCGTCCTGCGCCGACATCACCTTCAGCGTTTCGAACCATGCGCCGGTCAGCGCCTTGGCCAGCTCGGGGCTCTGCTTCAGCACCTCGGTGCGGATGGCGGCGATGTCCTGGATTTCCCCGGGAGTCTTCGAGGAGTCAAACACCATCGTCGTGCCCGGCTGCTTGCGCATTTCGGCCAGCTGCGGGTTCCAGGCGGCGGCGGCGGTCACGCCCGGTGTCTTCCAGGCCGCCACGATGTCGGCGTCCGAGGTATTCACCACCTTCACATCCTTCTCCGCCAGGCCGACGCTGGCCAGCGCCCGCGCCAGGAAGTAGTGCGACACCGAATACTCCACCAGGTTGATCTTCTGGCCCTTGATGTCCTTCAGCGCGGTCTTGCCCTTCAGCACCAGGCCGTCGTTACCGTTGGAGTAGTCGCCCACGATCATCAGCGTGGTGTCGACGCCCCCGGCGGCGGGAATGGTCAGCGCGTCCATGTTGGTCATCAGGCAGACATCGAATTTGCCGGCGGTGAACTGGTTGATCGACTCAATGTAGTCCATCTGCTTCAGGTTGATGACGATGTTGTACTTGTCGGCCCACTTCTTGAGGATGCCGCTGGACTGGGCGTAAGGCCACGGCATCCAGCCGGCGTAGATGCTCCAGGCCATGTTGTAGGTCTTCTTGCCGGCGGCCAGCGCCGGGGTGCTGAAGCCGGTGGCGAGAACAGCAGCCGCCAGGCTGCCCAGGGCAAAACGGGTGAATTTACGGCGGTTCAGGGACATGAGGGACTCCTCGGTCAGGCACGGGTTATCCGTCCGCAAACGGACGGGGGGCTCACCGAAGAATCTCCCGGGCTTTTATCCCTCCGTGCACCCCGATGGTGCAGCCTGCATCGGGGTCGGGCGGCTCTCGGACCAGCCGCGCGGTCGGAATGCCCGCGCCGGAACCCTAGCCGCCCGATTTCGGTGATGTGGCAGCAAGCCACACTTGGATACAAGCAGGAGTCGTGCCAACCGGGCTGTCATGGAACTGTCATATTCCCACGCCGATTATGGGGGATAATGAAAGGTTGATACGCCCCACCCTTTGATCGAGGTTTTTCATGACCGACAAGGTTTACCAGGTCCTGTTCATCTGCCGTGAGAACGCCGGCCGCAGCCAATTGGCCGAGGCACTGCTCAACCATCTGGGTCACGGCCGCTTCCGCGCCCACAGCGCCGGCACCCAGCCCCTGGGGCACCTGCACCCGCAGGCCGAGACGCTGCTGCGGCAGATCGGTTATGGCACGGAAGGATTGCGCAGCAAGGGTCTGGAGGAATTTTCCGGCGCGGGGGCGCCGGTCATGGACTTCATCATCACGGTCTGCGACGAGGCGGCGGGCGAGCCCTGCCCGGCCTGGCCGGGTCATCCAGTGTCAGCGCACTGGCACTTTGCCGATCCGTCGAAAACCACGGGCACCGAGACCGTGATCCACGAGGCCTGGCATCACGCCGTGCAGGAAATCCGCAACCGGGTCACGCTGTTGACCGCCCTGCCCGTGGCCAAGCTGGAACGGGCCGCCCTGCATCAGGCCGTGACCCGGATCGGCGCGCCCGCCTGAGACCGTGATCAGTTGCCGGCCTGCACGCGGTTGCGGCCGACATCCTTGGCAATGAACAGGGCGCGGTCGGCGCGCTCGATCAGCCGTTGCAGGGTGTCGCCGGGAACCGCCGTGGCCAGGCCCATGCTCATGGTGACGCGCAGGGGCCGCCCGCCCTGCCGGAACTCATGGGCCAGGAGACCGCAACGCAGCCTTTCGGCCAGGCGCTCCGCCTCCAGTGCGTCACAGCGGTCAAACAGGAACAGGAACTCCTCCCCGCCCCAGCGGCAGATCAGGTCATCGTCGCGGGTTTCCCGGCGCAGCAGCCCGGCGATTTCCCGCAGCAGCCTGTCCCCTCCGGAATGGCCGTAGCGGTCATTGATCTGACGGAAATAGTCCAGGTCGGCCATCACCAGCGTGACTGGGTAACCGCCGCGCCGCGCCGCCTCGAGACGCGACAGGCAGGCCTGCTCGAAGGCCTGGCGGTTCATCAGGCCGGTCAGGTGATCCACGGTCGCCATCACTTCCAGCCGGCGGCGGAAACGGCGAACCGTCAGGTCGGTCAGGACCATGGTGACCAGCACCACGGCCAGCCACAGCGCGATGCCGAAATACAGGGCACGCCGCACGCTCGCGGCTTCATCGGCGCCGCCTTCCACGAACAGGTACATCCGCACTTCCGGCAGATAGCGCACGTAGAGGAATATTTCCCGATCCTCGCGGACATAGCGGAAATTGCCGCCGCCGGGCGTCAGCACCCGGTCGGCGATCAGCGCCATTCCGGGCAGGTCGCGGATGCGGCCCTGAGCCGGGCCGTCGCCGCCCGCCATGCGGATCAGGCCGTCACGGTCGGTCAGGTACAGGCGCTTCTGGTAGCGGCCGGAGAGCTCGTGCAGCCGGGCACGCAAGTGATCCATGCCCAGCCCGACGCCGGTCGCGCCGAGAAAGCGGCCGTCGGCATCGACAATCCGGTAGTTGAGGAAGGCCACGAGGGAGTCGGGACGGGCGGAATCATGGTCGATGTTGAGTTCGTAGGGCTCGCGCATCGCCCGCACCCGGAAGTACCACTGGTCGATCGGAACCTTGGGAGATACCCGTTTCAATACGCCATCGGCATGGTAGTAGGTCCGGCTGGCCTCGGAAACCAGAAAGCTGCTGACCACCCCGTTGCGGTCACGGATGTCGCGCAGGTAGCCGACCATCCTTTCCGGAGCCGCCTCCCCTCCGGCCAGCCAGTCCCGCATGAAGGTGTTCGACGCCATCATCAGCGCCATCTGGTAGGGCCGGGCCAGCTCGCGCTGCAATTCCGCCTCCACCACCCGCGAAGCCAGCGGCAGTTCCCGGTCCACCAGCGCCGCTTCCAGGCTGCCGCGCGCCGCCAGGTAACTGACCAGTGACACCGTCGCGAAGGCAAGCGCCAGGATCACCACCAGGATCAGGGTCAGGCGGCGGCGTTGCAGCAGGGGATCCTCACGATCGGCAGGCGCGGAAGACAGGAACATGAATTACCCGGTTCAGTCCGGCAACGGCAGGCCGTCCCGGAAACACAGCATCTGTCCCGGGGCCATGGCCTGCCAGGACTCATTGTCGGTCAGCGGCTCGGTGACAATCACCGCCACCCGGTCCTCGGGCGTGGTCAGGGCGCTGAAATCCACGCTCAGGTCCTCATCGCGCAGGCGGGCCGTCGCGAAGGGGGCCTGCCGCACCAGATAATGCAGTTTTGTCGAACAATGTGCAAACAGCCATTCACCGTTCGACAGCATCATGTTGAACACCCCGTGCCCGGCGATGCCGCGAACCAGTTCCACCAGCGCCCGGGACAGCTCCGGCAGCGACGGTGCCTCCGCGAACCGCGCCCGCAGCCCTTCCAGGATCAGGCAAAAGGCATGTTCGCTGTCGGTGGTGCCCACCGGGCGGTAATGACCGCCCTGTACCGGCGGCAAGTCCTTCAGGTCGCCGTTGTGGGCGAAAATCCAGTACTGGCCCCAGATTTCCCGCTGGAAGGGGTGGGTATTGGCCAGGCTGGTCACGCCCTGCGTGGCCTTGCGGATATGGGCGATGATGTTGGTGGACTTGATCGGATAGTTCTGCACCAGCCCGGCGATGGGCGAAGTGGCGGAGGGCAGGTAATCCAGGAACACCCGGCAGCCCCGACCCTCGAAGAAGGCGATCCCCCAGCCGTCGCTATGGTGGTCGGTGCGGCCGCCCCGGCAGGCGAAGCCCTTGAAGGAGAAGCAGATATCGGTGGGGACATTGCAGTTCATGCCCAGTAGCTGGCACATCGGACGGTTTCCTCAGGACTCAAGGGATGATGTACTAATAGCGGTCAGCCGTTCAAGCTCTGCCAGATGGGCCATCGCCTGCTCCCGGCTGTCGCCGCACATGCCAGCCGTCGGCCGCAGGCTGGCGCAAACCGCCGGCCGCTCCGGCCGGCCGAAGATCCGGCACCCCCCCGCGGCATCCAGTTGCACGCAGGGCACCCCCGCGGGCTTGCCGTCGGGCATGCCCGGGATGGGCGAGCTGATGGACGGGGCAATGCAGCAGGCCGAACAATGCGGCCGACAGGAAATTTCCGGTTCACGGAGGGCAATTCGTTTCAATCGGTAAAAACCTGACGGAGTGAAGGGATTTAACACGCCGGATGCCTTTGTGGCGCGCCCGCTTTGGCTTATGCTCACCCGTCAAAGAGAGAGTATTCGCCCGACGCCGATATTGCCAGAATACCAAGAATCCTGCTTTTGCTTTGTCCCGAGGGAGCGTTCCATGAGCAACAACCGCTGCATTTCCATCGACCAGGCCGTCAGCCGCATCCTGTCCGACATCGAGGGCGACATCACCCTGGGCATCCCGCTGGGCCTGGGCAAGCCCAATCCCTTCGTCAATGCGCTGTACCGCCGCATCAAGGCCGACGGCAAGCGCCGCCTCAACATCTACACCGCGTTGTCGCTGAACCGGCCCACCGCCCACAGCGACCTGGAAGCGCGCTTCCTGAATCCCTTCGTGGAACGCGTCTTCGGCGACTACCCCGACCTGGACTACGTGGACGACCTGCGCAACGGCACGCTGCCGCCCAACATCACCGTCAACGAATTCTTCCTGAAGTCGGGCGACTGGCTGGCCAATACCGTGGCCCAGCAGAACTACATCAACAGCAACTACACCCATATCGCCCGCGACATGGCGCACAACGGCGTCAACGTGGTGGCGCAGGCGGTGGCCGCGCGCGAGGACGAGGCCGGGCTGCGCATCAGCCTCAGCTGCAATTCCGATGTCTCGCAGGACATCTTCGACCTGCTGGCGCCCCGCCGCGCCGCCGGCGAGAAAATCTTTACCGTGGGCATGATCAACCACAACCTGCCCTACATGGTCAACGACGCCGAAGTGTCCGCCGACTTCTTCGACCTGCTGGTCGAGGAACCGGCCACCACCTATACCCTCTTCAGCACCCCCAACATGAAGGTCACCCAGACCGACTACGCCATCGGCCTGCATACCAGCACCCTGGTGCAGGACGGCGGCACATTGCAGATCGGCATCGGTTCGCTGGGCGACGCCATCGCCCACTCGCTGATCATGCGCCAGCACGACAACGCCAACTACGCCACCGTGATCCGCCGCCTCAACCAGGGCGTGCCCCTGAAGAGCGACCAGGAAATCACGCCCTTCACCCAGGGGCTGTACGGCTGCAGCGAGATGTTCGTCAACGGCTTCCTGAAACTGATGCAGTCAGGCATCGTGCGCAAGCCGGTATACGGCCACGCCGGCCTGCAGAACCTGCTCAACCGCGGACTGCTCACCGACAAGGTCACCCCGCACACCCTGCGCATCCTCCGCGAGCACGGCCTGATCGGCAGTCCGCTCGACGGGAACGACATCGCCTTCCTGGTGCGCTTCGGCATCTTCCGCGAGGAGTGCACCTTCGAGGACGGCGTGCTGCATGCCGGAGCCGCCGTGATCGGCAACGACCTGGACGACAGCGATGTGGTGCAGGGCATCATCGCCCACTGCCTGGGCCAGCAACTGGCCGGCGGCATCATCATGCACGGCGGCTTCTTCCTGGGACCACGGGACTTCTACGACACCCTGCGCACCATGAGCGAGGCGGAGCGCGAGCGCATCTGCATGAGCTCGATCACCTTCATCAACCACCTGTACGCCGACCGCCACGGCGACGAGGCCCTCAAGCGCGCGCAGCGCGTCAAGGCCCGCTTCATCAACACCTGCATGATGACCACGCTGGCCGGGGCGCACGTCTCGGACGGCCTGGAAAACGGCAAGGTGGTGAGCGGCGTGGGCGGCCAGTACAACTTCGTGGCGCAGGCGCACGAACTGCCGGACGCCCGGTCGATCCTGATGATGCGCAGCCACCGCATGGTGGACGGCGAACCGAAGTCGAACATCGTCAAGCACTACGGCCACATCACCATTCCCCGCCACCTGCGCGATGTGCTGGTGACCGAGTACGGCATTGCCGACCTGCGGGCGAAGAACGACAGCGACATCATCAAGACCCTGCTGAACGTGACCGACTCGCGTTGCCAGGAGGAGCTGCGGCAATGGGCGGTGGACCAGGGCAAGCTGTCGGCGGACTACATGATTCCCAAGCTCTACCAGGACAACACCCCGGAATCGCTGGCGGCGCGGCTGGAGCCCTTCCAGCAAAGCCTGCCCGCCTTCCCCTTCGGCACCGATTTCACCAAGGACGAACTGGCGATCGTCAAGGCGCTGATGGCACTGAAGGCCAGCACGGAAAACCCGTTGAGCCTGATGAAGGCGGTGATCAATTCGGTGTTCAAGGATCACGAGGTGCCGCAGCGCTACCTGGAGCGCATGGGCCTGGACGAGACGCACGGCCTGAAGGAACGGGTGATGCGGCGGCTGTTCATGGGGAACTTCTGAGGCAGGATCGCGCGGGGAGCCGGAACGGCAACCCGCGCGGGCGGCACGAGCCTTAGCCGGCCTCCTCCAGGACGTACAGCTCCTTGGACAGGATCACGCCGTCGTCATCGGGCGTACAGGCAATACCATCCGTACCGGCCCCCAGATGGAACTGGGCGGACGGCAGGTTACCGTTGATGATGACCAGGACCTTCTTGACCGGCTGGTCCGCGGCGTTGCGCGAACAACGGTAGCTGCTGGTGGCCGATACCGCCGTGTACACCACCGAATCGAGCCGGGTGTCCGAATCCAGTTCCATGACCCAGGCTGCCGGGGCAACCACCGTCGACTTGCGGTCGATGGCCGTCAGGCCCGCATAGTCCGCCTTGAAGGCATAACGGCGGTACATCCCGTCGGTCACCACATACAGGTAAAGGCCGTCGAGGCTTTTCCGGTAATAGAAGTCGCGGCTTTCCCCGGCAAAACCGGGCGCGGCCACATTCAGCCGCGACTGGTTGGCCGTGATCGAACTCCAGTCCAGACGGATCAGCTGGGTGTCATCCGCCGTGGCCGGCTTGCCATCCGCGCCGGAGGCAAACACCTTCTGGGTCAAGCCGGACTGGCCCGAATACCCGGACTCACAGGCCCCGGCCACATCCTGCAGGGGAAGGGAGGCCAACGCGGCCGGGGCCGTGAGGTAAAGCGCCCGCAGACCCTCGCTCAATTCCCCCCCGATATCGATCGACTTGCCCGGGCCACGATCCGAGACAAAATCGCAACTCACAAAATAATCGCTCTGGTCGTCGTCGGTTCCCCATTTGCCGTCCGTGCCGGCCTGATGGTAGTGCGTCAACCGCTCCAGCTTGCCACCGGCCCCATAGCCGAACCCCCAGCGTCCTTTCTGGGTAAAGGAGTCTCCGGCCGGCTCCAGGTAATCAATGGCCTTGAACCGGTAATAGGTCGTCTTGACTTCGCTGCTGTCACCACCGCATCCCGCCAGCAGCGCGGTCATGGCGGCGGCCGGCGCCACCATTCCCCTGATCCATCCCCGCATGAACACTCTCCGTCCGTATGCCAAAAAACGGCATTATGCGCTGCCGCCCGCGGCCCCGGAAGTGCAAAGTCCGGCTTCCGGGGAACGGTTGCAGGATTCATACACGCCAGGCCGGCGGCCTGCCTCAGTACATGTAGGTCGCCGTGCCGCAGGCGATCAGCTCCGCGTCCTCGTTCACCAGTTCCATGCGCGTCACGCACACCTTCTTGCCCACGCGCAGCACGCTGGCCGATACCGTGAACAGCTTGCCGCGACCCGGCTTCAGGTAGTCCACCCGCATGTCCAGCGTCGCCAGCTTCAGGATGCGCATGGTGCGCTCTTCCTTGGGCGTCCCCTTCAGGGCGGCATAGACCGCCGACATCGCCATGGCGCCGCCGATGGTGTCCAGCGCCGTGGCAATGACCCCGCCGTGCAGGATCTGGTGCGTCATGTTGCCGATCAGTTGCGGCTTCATCGCGAATTCGGCGCTGACCCGCTCCAGGCTGATGTCGGTAATCTGCAGGCCGATCACCTGGTTGAAGGGAATCATGTTGAAGCCCATCTGCATGCGTTCCCGAAGAACGCGGGCCTTGGCCTCGATTTCTTCCGGGGTCTCGGGGGGATGACTGGTGTGATGGCTCATGGTGACTCCGGGGCAGGAAGGTGATCAGGCGTCAATTTTTACCCGAACAACCGCTTGCTTGCCAGTGGCCGCCGCGCGCGGCCACCGCTTTATCCGGCCAGTGCCGGGGGAATGCTAGAATGCCCGCAACCGCCCCCGGAGCCCCGCCATGACCTTCCCCGCCGACCTGGTGATTGCCGAAACCCGCGCCTGGGTGCGCCGCGCCGTCATCGGCCTCAACCTGTGCCCCTTCGCGCGGGCGGTGGAGGCCCGCGACCGCATGCGCTACGTGGTCAGCGACAGCACCGACCCGGCGGCCATCCTGGCCCAGATGATGGCGGAATTCCGGCTGCTGGCCGACACCCCGGTGGAAGACACCGAGACCACCCTGCTGATCCTGCCCGACGCCTTTCCGGATTTCCTCGACTTCAACGACTTCCTGGAACTGGCGGAACGGGGATTGCGCCGGGCGGGTCTGGAAGGCACTTTCCAGATTGCCAGCTTCCACCCGGACTACCGCTTTGCCGGCACCGAGGCCGACGACATCGCCAACGCCACCAACCGCTCGCCCTTCCCCACCCTGCACCTGCTGCGGGAAAGCAGCATCGACCGCGCCGTGGCCTCGGTGGCCAATCCGGACAGCATTTTTGAAGCGAACATCGCGACGATGAGGCGGCTGGGGCACGAGGGCTGGCAAGCCTTGCGGGCGCAATGCCGGAAGGACCGGGACAGCGGCGGGACGCCGCCGCTGTAGGTCGGGCATAAGCCCGATAAACGCCCTGTCATCCAGATTTCACGCCTCTGCCCCCGACCGGTCATACGCCCGCGCCAGACTGGGGGCATGAACCACGAAGACGCCCCCCGTCGCGCCTGGCGCGACCACACCGCCCGGCCCGACGACGCCTTCCCCGGCGAGGACATCGACCGCCCCGTGCGACGCTTCCGCACCCTGTGGATTTCCGACCTGCACCTGGGCACTCCGGGTTGTCAGGTGGATGCCCTGCTGGACTTCCTAAAGTACACCGAATGCGACACCCTGTTCCTGGTGGGTGACATCGTCGACGGCTGGCAGCTGCGCCGCCAGTGGCACTGGCCGCAGGCCCACAACGATGTGGTGCAGAAGCTGCTGCGCAAGGCGCGCAAGGGGACCCGGGTGATCTACATCCCCGGCAACCACGACGAATTCGCCCGCAAGTACCTGCACAACAACTTCGGCGGCATCGAGGTGGCGGAAGACTGGGTTCATGAAACCGCCGACGGCCGCAAGCTGTGGATCCTTTCAATATGGCGTCGACAGATTCCTGCGAACCTGTTTCGTAATTGAAGTGATGAGAATTTTCGGGCCAAATACCTTTGCGCATGTCCTGGGCCCAACGCAAATAGGAGAACCGGTCTTGGTGACGACTGTCTTTGATTGATTCTGCCAACGCAATGTATTCCAGTGCTTTCGGATCGTCCCTGCGAATGGCAATCGCCGCTCGTGAAACCGCAGCATCGCTGTAGCTCGGATGGTTTGGCGGCATGTGTCGCATGGCAAGTTCAGACAAACGCACGGCTTCCGGATCGTCGCCGGTCATTGCAAAAAATTGAGCGAGTGACGCTTCTACTTTGGCTTGTTCCCCGGCACTTTCAGGTTTGTCCTGATTCGTTGCGCCGAACTTCTCGAGCGCCCGCAGATCGATGGCGGGCAGGGAATTGAACATGCGCGGATTGGACAACAACGCAAACATCAGTCGCGGATTTGGCGAGATGTACGCGACGGAATGATGGCGCGGATCGATTTCGGCCTGTAATCGCTGGATGATTCTCTTTTCGTCCAAATATTTATGACCATCGTCCAGCATTTCTTGGGAAATTTGAGAAACAAATGTCAAACGTTCGCTTTTTTCGAGCAAATCGGCTTCGAGCACTGCGCAAGTCAAATTCGTTTTCGCTCTGGATTTGAGTTTGTCTCGCGAAAGAAAGGAGCCTCCGCGCGCTTCCATGCCCAATGCAAGACACTCCTCTTCGGGCGGTGCCAATGCTGGATGGCCATACGCGCGGATTAATTTTGCTGCCTGCGACCAATCCTTGGAAACGATAGCCACGATAACATCCAATGCGACATCGGGATGACGTTGCGTCGATTTTGCCGTAGGAGGACTATTTCGCAATATTTCTGCGGCTTTCTCGAATTCTCCGAGGTGCACCCAAGCATCCGCAGCGCGACGCTTGGACAGGGGACCTGCACATCGTTGACCCAACTGTGCTTCCGCTTCGATTCTCCCCGTTTGCCGGAGATTCTCGAGCGTTTTCAAACACTCATGCTCCGGATCAAGAGAGGCTTCGATCGCGGCCCATTGCGAAGCCGAATCAAAATCACGCGCATGCAATAGCTCAGCATGTTCGCGGACAAACGTTACCGCATTGGAACGAAGAAATGGCGACATGTACACGAATTTTGCGATGGGCAATACGTGCGCGTCGGTATTCAATTTGTAGCCAATTTCGAGAGCCGCGTACGCCCCGGCGCTCATCAGAACAGACCAAAAAAACGCGCCCCATGCCAAACCTTTGGCAAACGCAGCTTCCGCCAAGCCAAAAGCGATCGGCGTCCCGACAAACGCAATCTCCAACGCCTCCACACTTGGGACGATCGCGCCTTTCACCACAACATCGCGATACGTCGCCGTTTCGATTTTTTGCACCGCCCAGCGCCCAGCGACGAGAACTTCATCGCCCACGCGCAGCAAACGCGGTCCCGCCCCTGGAGGCAAACCTTCCCGACCGCCCAACAACACTTGATACGGCCCGACGAGGGCCACGCGCGCTTTACCTCGCTCGAGACTCAAGCCAAATTCGAGAAAAACTGGTTTGTCGCCTTCGGCATCCAGCAATGGATTTCCCAAAGGCAATGGTTTGTCTTCCCGTAGGGCCACCAAGCGTCCCCGCATCACGACAAGCTGCCCGTCGTTCGGTTGCTTTGTCTCGGGAAAGGGCTCATCGAGAAAGCGCAACGTCGCTCGAGCTCGACGCCAAAGGCGCCTCTGAATGAGCGCCCCCCATAACGCCGTAAACGCCATGACCAACGCCACGAGCAAGAGCGCTAGTGCGGCATTGGGATGTCGCAGCGTCCACGGCACGGAATCGAGCACGGCCGAAGATTAGCAACCAATTTCGAGATTGGAAAGCACAACCAAGTTTTTTTACTTCTTTTTCAGTTTGGGTGCAGGCGCCGCCGATTGATAATTCGCGAGCGCATTTTCCAATTCTTTTTGCACGCGCAGCGCCAAATCTTCAGGCTCGATCACTCGGGCTGTCTCGCCAAACCCCAAAATCCACGACGTGAGCTCCGTCATGTCCCCAATATCGAGCGTCAAACGAACGCCACCACCTTGCAATTCATCAATGACTTGCGATGGGTGAACTTTGCGAGTGCTGACGTATTCGGCAACTTTGGGGCTGAAATCAATGACGACGCGTTTGGATGCCCCGCCCGACCAAATACCGAAGGTCCCTTGAAAATAATCCTCCACTCGAAAATCAGACGGAAGATCAAACCGTTCCGTGGTAGCGCAGGATGTATCTCGCATCCGATCGAGCAAGAACGTGCGGATGTCTCCGCGGCCCCGATGAAGCCCGACGCAATAAATGGCGTCTTTGTAAAGCACCATGGCGTAAGGCTCGATGGTGACCTTTTCTTCGCGCCCATCACGAGCTCGACGATAACGACAATGCAATGGGCGCAAATCCGCGACGGCTTGGAAAATATCGTCTAATGCTTCGGTGTGCGCTTGGTAGTCTTTCGGGGCAAAAGGCAAATACAAAAAACGTTCTTCGAGGCGCGCATCGGCAACGCCCGCATTGGGACCTCGACCAGGACGACGTGCAACCCCGAGCAATTGTTGCGCAGCGATGTCGATTTCTTCGTAAAGCGTCGAACCCCGCATGGGCTCGAACAAACGCCGCGCTGCCAGAAGCGCGTAGGCTTGGGTTCGTCGCACTTCAACACGCCGCGGAGCTTCCCCCGGCGCAAGACGCCACAGACGCACGCCGCCGGGTTTTGCGGCGGTACACACGAGGTCCAAATCCCGCCGCACTTCCGCGAGATATCGACGCATCGACCGCGGCGTGACTTTCAGCTCCGTCGCGAGCTCGTAGATGGTCAAACCCTTCGGATGCTTCTGCAAAAGAGCGCGTAGGTTGTCAAGGCGTCGATGTTGCGTGAACGGTCCTTTGGGACGTCCGCGTGCTTTGACTGGTTCCGACGATCCGGACGTTGTTCGAGCGTCCGCAGCGGGCGCAGGAGCTGCCGCGGACGACGAACGACGGGCTGAGGAAGAGTTTTGCGTGGACACGACTGCGTTTCTTTCGGCCACATTTCGGGCGCGTTGTCAATGCCTTTGCGCACGGGAGTTCACGCGGACGAACGGACCCAGGACGAAGGTCGTTTGGACCTCACCAGAACTTGAGCTTCTTGGCGCTCTTCACGACGCCTTTTTCAATCGACTTGCCCACGTTGCCCACGGATTTCAAAGCGTTCGACACATCTTTTGCGTCAAAACCAGCGGCTTTCATGAGTTTTTCGCATTCGTCGACGCCCTTGCCAAACACAGTCCCCAATGCTTTGCCCACATCGGCCACGGCATACCCCGCGCCCTTCAATATCTTGGCGGCATCTTCGGCGCTCTGGGAAAACACGGATTGCAATGCATGTCCGACATCTTCCGCCGCATAACCGGCGCCTTTTAATACGCCCGCAACATCTTGCGCCGCCGCACCATACGCATTCCCAAGCGCCGCGCCCACTTGATGCGCCGCATATCCGGACGACTTCATCAGGACCGCCGTTTGTTCCTTGGATGCTTTGAAAGCCGACTTCAATACTCCACCAACGGCTTCCCCGACATCCTTGGAAAATTCAATGGCATCTTTACCGACATTCTCGAGCCATGTGGCCGCGTCCGAAAAGAGATGCGCTAAGTATTCCAGTGGTTTTTCCAGGATCTTGGTTTTGATCCAATTGACGAGATCTTCGATGCTGTTCGGGGCGACCGTAATGGCAAAACCGATCGTAAAACCTTTGCCATTGATCGTGAATGCCGCCTTGACCATTGCCGAAAACCCCGACTTCGCGATCTTCACCGCAACATCGACGCCGATCTCGAAAGCGAGCCGCACATTGTCCGCGACTTTGACGCCGCCCATCCGAATCGCTCCAAAATCGATCGTCGGCGTTTGACGGAATGAAATAGCTCCGACAAACAGCGGATTGTCCTTGTCCCACGACACATCGAGCAACGTGTACAAGCCCAACCACTGCCCTTCGAGCCGAATCTGATCATTCGCCAAGTAAAGCCGCGATTTTTGCAGCGTCATTCCAAAGAGCTGGTTTTGTGTCTCGCCGGTCAAGAAAAACCGATTCTTCGACACCATCCCTTCGACATGGCCGTACACGCGAATCGGCCAATCTCGAGGAAACAAATCAAGCTCGCCGCTGAACCAAAACGTCGAATCAACGAGGCGCAAGTCACCGGACATCGCGCGATGACCCAAGACATCGATATGCGTATGACCCAAAACCTGAATCGAAGCCTTTTTCTGTTCACCAGGCACCGTCATGGGCGCCCAAGCTCCCGTACCGGTCGACGCCAAAGTATCCTGCTTGGACAACGCACTTGCTTGGTTGCTTTTCTTCGGTTTGACGAAAAGCTTCCCATGGTTTTTCCCACACGTATCGACGAGGGTATCTCCGTCGGTGTCACCCAAGCGCCACAAGCTCACGAGGTTCGGGGTATTTCCAGCCAAACGTTTGTACGCAGTCGCTTTGATGTCTCGAGCCGAACGCGCGCCACTCCACAAACGAACTTCCGCAATTTCCCCGGCAAATGTTTCTCCGGGCGCATCCGCGGTTCGTCCGATGACAATCGTCCCCGCATCCACGATGAGGTTGTTGCCTTCGACCGGGCCTTCGGCGAGCTGCACACCATTCAAGTACGTCCGCGCAGTTTTTCCGTCATTCGTAATGGCCACGTGGTTCCACTGGTTCCACTCGATCACGTCGTCTGCCGTATTCGGCGCCCCATCATTTGTGCTTTTGCTCGTGTGAAAACGATGATGTACGAATCCATTTCGGTGAATGATGACCGAATAATTGCGCCCTGTTTTTCCAAAAATACCCGCCCACGGCGGCTTCGTATTGGTGTTTTTCCCTTTATTACCGAAGATCTGGCTGGCACTTTGCACGCGTTTGGCCAACACATCGTCGATTTTTTCTTCGGGCGCAAAAGGTTTGAACCAAACCTCAGCAGTATAAGGGCCAATACGCAAACTCTCGGCGTCCGGAACTTGGATGTACGTGCTTTTTCCGTCGAATTCGAGGCCATCGAAGCGCAAGAAGTCACTGTCGACAAACGCGCCATTTTTAATGGTTCCATGATTTCGACCGCAAAGATCGAGCGCTTGGTTGCCCGTATCGTCATCGAATTGATAACACGACACCAAATCCTTTTCATCGCCTTGCAAAGCTTCGCGCATGAACTCTTCGATATCATCCACGTCCCGCACGGATTTCCAAATGCGCACTTCGGCGATTTCGCCTTTCCAGAATTTATTCGTTCCGGCCCCAGGCACTTTACCAATGAAGATCGGCTCTTTGAACAACACAAGGCTTCCATTCACGGGACCACGGGCCACTTCTTTTCCATCGACAAACGTTTTTGCGGTTTTTCCGTCGTTCGTGAGCACCACGTGTTGCCACTCATTCCACGTCACGCTGCCATCAGGCGTATTGGGCGCTCCAGAGTTGCCGCTCTTCGCATCTTTGAATCGATGATGATAGAAGGCTTTTTTCGTATTAATCTCCAGATAATGATTCCGCTGGTTCCCATCCTTCAGCGTATCGGCTCCGAAAACTTCGACCCATTCCCCAACTTGATTTTTGGCCGAACGTAACCAGAGTTCAATCGTGTATTCCGGTAAAACCAAACTGTCATTGGCGGGAATTTCAATCCACGCATTTTGACCATTGAGCGCCAAGACCTTGCCCGACGAACGTGGCTTGTAGGTCGTCGAGACCATCGGACGATTCACGACCTGCGGCACATCGGACACATAAGGCGCATTGACCATGATTGCGCCTTGAAGCTGGAATACGATTTTTCCAATCGCTCCTTCGAATTTGAATCCAGTATTAAAACCCATCGAGCCCGAGGCCGCCAACCCAAGCGCCGCTTCGACGCGCATAAATCCCACATTGGCTTGACCTCGCGCAAACGCCACGAGCCCCTCTTCATTGCTCTTCGTTTGGTTCGTCGTAGTCAACGCAACAGAAGGCAAAACCGCAATAAAATCCTGCACATCGCTTTGACTGAGCTTCATGTGCTGGAAAGCTCCGCCGCGGAATTCCCCAGGGGTCGTGAGCATCCAATCCGCATCGAAAGACAAAAATGCGAATTTGTATTGCGCGCTGCCGACGCGTTGTTCGAGCGGAATGGCCTGAATGCAATCGTTGATCGAGAACGTTTTGCAGAAATTCATCATCGAGGCGACGTTTTTCCACGTGCCCACTTTGATGTTTTTCCCTTTGGTTCCCAGCAGCTTGCCGCCTAGGTATTCAGGCGCTTGCAGGTATTCATCATGAAAGGTAAACGCCAAATCCACGCCCCCTGGAGGCGCCTTCGGATCCAGTAACACCTTGGGATCGTTCGTGAAATCCTCGAGCGCTCGAAACATGGCCGTCGCTTGCGCGGCCCCGAGATCCGGCTTGGGAAATGCAACGTGGGCTTGGAGGCCAATACCTTCGACACCCACATATTGAAAACCGATTTCGTCATAAAAGAGCGGAATTGGTACGGGAACTCCCGCCGAAATAGGAATGATGCAGAAAACATCATCGAGGATGATCCGCCGTTGCAATTGATCCGACGTAGGCAACGGGAAACTCTCGTCCCTGGGAAGCGCCAAAGAGACCACCAGCGACGGAAGATCGAATTGATCGAGGGTTGCATCGATTTCGCCATAAAGAAGCGAACCGGCCGCCAGCGTCCCTACGGTGAATTTGCGCACTTCAATGCCGCAAAGACCCGGCATGGGCACGTAGCTCTGCACGACGCAGGGAAAAAGCACGCGGACGGGTTTTTTGAGCGCCAAAAGACCCATGCTGATCCGACCAGCCGGCGAAAATCCGAATTTGAATTCGAGGCTGTCGGGCACCTGTAAATTGAAGTATTGCTTGAAACCGTCTGGAAAACGATTGATCAATTTGCCCGTTTGCTTCAATGTCTTGATCGCCGCATTCGGAACGTCACCCGCTTTCTTCAGGAACGTGACGAACTCATCGACCTCGAGGTCATTGTTGGAATCGACCAGCACAAGACCATCGATGGGAATCTTCTTCGGGAAGATTTCAGCCATTTCTTTCGCACCACATGCTTCGAGGAACATACGCAAGGGCGCGAGGGGCAAGGCCAAAGTGCGCGTGATTTGAATGCCCCCGCCCGCTTCGAAGTATTGCGAAACGCCGTCATAGATGAACGTCGGCATTTTCAAGCGCAATGCGCCATAGGGCCCAAGATCGACGTCAAACCAGGTTTCGTTGTTGACAATGACGCCATTTGCGGATGCAAACGGCGAACCGATGAATTGAATGGTCACGCCCGTGCCCGAAATCGTAAAACGAGTCCGCGACATCGTCGTCGGATTGCCCTGTTGGTAGACTCGGAAAAGCTGCGTCCCCAGGTACGTGTTCAATTCAGTCGGCAAACCAAGCCCAGCTTCGATGACGAGGCCGAGTTGCGGCTTGATCTCGATTCCAATCTCCGTGAGTTGGACGAAGGCTTTGCCCAGATCTTTGCCATTGGCTTTGGGAAAGGGAATAGCGACGGGCTCGGTAGGATTGACAGCGCTGATTCGCACAGCGTTTTTGCCAGCGACAAACTTGGCCGTGACTTTCGAGGGCAAGGCTTGACCCAAGAAGGCCGGAAAATCGTGAAATCCAAGATTGACCGTGCCGGAAAACGTCCACCCGACGGCGTCTGATTCCTTGACAAACCCGACTTCGAATACGTCGGTCTTGACCCCCATGCCAGCACCAGCGGGGAATTTGATGTCGAATCCAGCCGCACCAGGATTGGGCTTGAAAAGCAGCGCGCGTTGCCCCGTCGCCGAATTCACGATACTCAAATAACCGTCGATCGCGAAGAGCTCATCCACCTCGAGGCGTGAAGCGAGGCGCAGGTCGAAAAACGTCTTTTTCTTCCCGTCGACCAGACGTCGTTCGATGTTGAAGTCGAATTGCTGGAACGAATACGATCCAATGCCGTCGAGCGAAATGAGCTTCTTGGCTGGTGTCGCCGTGGTTTGCAAAAGGAACTTCCAGCCGAGAGAGGTTGTCTCGTACGCCGCTTGCAGTGAAAGCGCCGTCTTGAACAAATCCACGGAGATGCCGCCGGATAGTTTCCAGCCCGATCCCGAGCGATAATCGAAAAGAAAATTGAATTTTCCAAAATCGAGCCCAGGAGCAATCGAGACCGGTCCCGTACCTTGAAGACTGATGCTCGCGCTGATCGCCGACGTTGCGGCTCCCCCGGATTCGACCTTCGTCCGGGAAAACGTGAATTGCACGTCCGTCGAAAGACCATCATCCCCAGCAAAATCCCAAGCAATCGTCGCTTGACCCGAAGCAGAAAAAACTCCTGTTTTCGGCGTGAAACTGACCCGAAGACTCTTCAAGAGAATGTCGGGAACGGCGGCGGGCAGTTTGTCCCCATTCGTCACCAAGGCCCAGAATTTTTTGAGCTCAAAGTTTTCGATGGAGCCCGAGAGCGTGAAGGCTCGATTGAGTTCTCCGGACAAAACGACCATCGTATCGGCCATTTTCATGCGTGTCGTGAGGGCCCCGCGCGCTCCACCGGCCGATTTTTCATATGCAATCGCCAGCGAAAAGCCAGCAATTTCAAACGCCGTAGCGCCAACGGGAATCGACAAGAGGTTTTCAATCGTTGCATTGAGCGCGAATTTCGAGGTCTTCGGCTCGGCACGGACGACGAGTTTCGTTATCGTCAGATCCGGCAAATCCGTCGATTGAGGCAAAAGCGATTCAATGACGTCGCCAAGCGGTAGTGTTTGTCCCGCCGGTAGTCCCGCGACGAATTCGTAATCGGGAAATGACGCTGACGTGGCTAAGCTGAATTTTTTGAACGTCAAAAGTCCAGCCAAAGATGTTCGGATCGATCGTTTGGGTGCAAAAGGATTCGTTACGTAAAACGTCGCTGAAATCTCACGCAACGTCATGACGTCCGGAACGATGGCCCAATCCAATTGACAACCGAGGCCCAGAAGAAGGCCCGTGACCGATTGTTCGGCGGTATGGATGGTGACACCAAATTCGGTAATGCTCAGTCCTTCGGGAGCGGGAAAACCTTCGGGCATTGTCGTCGCCAAACCATCAACGCCGACAGATTGGGAAACACCAAAAAAACCCGATACAGCAAAATCCGTGAATCGCCCGCGTACGGAAAATTGCTCGGAGCCTGTTTCATAGTCATATTTGCCAACCAGGTCCAGTGGACGACCAGTCAACTCACCTTGAAGCAGCAAATAAATCCCTGGATCTTGGGTCGCACTGACCTCGTAATCGACCTGTTCGCGATTCAAAGCTGCCTTGACAAAGACGCGTGAAGACTTGATGGCGAGTGGTCCCGCATTCGAGATCGGGAGGTGAAAAGGAGCAGAAAGACGAATGCCCGTGAATTGAAATGGATCGCTTGCAAAACGATATTGCTGCACGGGTCCCGTCAAAGGCACCGCGTCTTCTTGCAGCAACGAAAAGCCCAAAGTGTGCAGAACGCCGAGAAAATACAATTCTCCAATGAAGTTTAGCCCGGGGACGATGTTGCAGCCCGAGGCTTCATCCGTATGGGCGATATTGGAAAAAACGAGTCTGGATGCCCCCAAGCTGAGTTGGTCGACGAAATGCGGCTCGTTGACATCGACGAATCCAAAATCGAAAAGCGTTTTCCCTTCGGGCAAGTCAGGAAACGAGTCGGAAAATTTCCATCCTGAAGGGACGGTGATTTCAAGTTTGGCGAAGAGCTCCTCCGCCACATTTCTCAACGTCAGTGTCGCTTGGGCATCGGTCAAATGGAGAACCGATGTCGTGCCGACCAAGACGAGCTGTTCATCGGAGCGAGAAATCAAGTCGGTGATGACGTTGATCGTCAATGAATCGGTGCCCAAGACCGTTTGAAACATATCCACGAGCGTCGTCGACCCGGTAAAACTCTGGTCGATCCGAACCATTGCCCGGCGGTCGAGAGGGCCAAGCGCATCGAATTTCTGCAACAGGTAGCTGAGTGCCATGGAATCCTCGATTGATCTTCGGTTGAGGTGGATGCTTCAGGGTTGCTGCAATTCAATGCGAATTAGAAAGTGACCTTGCCGTTGTAGGGGTCGAAAGGCTTGTATTCGAGCGTGAAGTTTTCTTCTTTCGGTGTGGGCTGAACTGCCTTCAAGTTATTGAACTTTTTGTCGATTTTCTTTGCGGCAGCCACGACCGCATTTTCGTATTTCGTGTTTGCGGCCAACAATCCGAATTTATATTTTTTTTCGATTTGCGCGTCGCTCAATTTACCCGCATCTTTTTGTGCTTTGCGCGTTGCTTCGAGGCTCTTGACTGTATCCTCGTAGGCCGCCGCTGCTTCTTTGTCGAGGCTCTTTCGATAAGCGTCGATTTCTTCGGCTGTCGGAGGCACCATGCCGCGCACGGCAATCGTCCCTGATTCATTACACACGGGAAAAGGCGCAACGATGAGTTGATTGTTGCAATTTGTCGGGCAAACGAAGTCTTCAATCGCTCGTTCCCGAATGGTTTGCCTTATTGCGTTGAGATCAAGGATCCCATGACCCACATTTCGCTTCCAATTGTTGCGTCCAGCTTCCGTCGTAATCGGGACCATCGTTCCAGTTGAAATTCCCACATGAGTCATGTAATCAAAAATCAGCAATCTACCCCGGGGAATGACTTTCGTGACGGGCAATTCGAAACAGTTATTGGTCTCTTCTCGAGGTCGCAAGCGTTCTTTCTTGGAATCGATCACCGGAGCGTCATAGCGCGGAAAATAATAATCCATGTGTTTGACGGCCTGCGAATAAAGACGCGATACTTTCGCGCGTCCCCGCATATTCTTGTTAAATTCTTCGAACACTTCGGTATCGATCTGCTCGACACACCAAATCATATACCCTTTCGGAACATTCAGTGACTTGGTATTCACGAGCGCCATTAAGACGCTTTCCCAGCAATTCGCGCGCTTCGGCTCATCGTTGCGCAAACCGAGCCACCATTCCATGACTTGCTTGTCACGGTACGAATAATTCGGAAACGTCGTCGGACTCCAACGTAATATGTCTCCGTCGGTAGCTTCGTTCGCGGCCATCGCTTCTTTGACTTCCTTCGTGGCCGCCGCAAATTGATCATCCCGCAATTTCGTCTCCGGATTTTCCTGGGCGGCGATTACCTGCTTTTCTCGTTTGGCAAGAGCTTCGATATTCGCTTGATACGTTTCGTCCTTGCTTCGATTGAGGTCATACATGCCGCGCATCGTCGCTTCGACCGCATATCCGACGCGACGTATCTCGATTTCCCTTGCTATGGCCTTCCAATCGGGAAACTCATAATTTTCGCACACCAAATCGAAAACGATGGTTTGATAGTCGAGCTCGGGCATCGGCGACAATTCGACGTTTTGCGCAACGTCCTTCATCAGTTGCTCAGCCCCTTTGACACCCAATTGCAGGTTCGCGACAGCTCCGTACTGAACCCCATTGACCACACAATACGCCATGACCCTGACCCTCGATGCACGGTTGTCCCCGCGGTCCCAAGCAGCTTCTGGACCACGCCCCAATGTTGCATCGAATCACTTCAAGGGGCGCATTTCAAGCCGCAAAGGCGGCGCGAGGAATGCGGAAATCGCACTTCTCGACTGCGAGAATTGCAGTGTCTGCAGTGACGGTGAGTGTTTGGGGAATGGAACGGCGAATGGGCAAGCGTCGATGCGACGCTTTGAGGAAAACCATTCAATGGGTTTGGCGGAGATGTTGGGCGGGAAAAACGCGACCGGGAAAAACGATCACCACGGGCGATCGCGCATCGTGGTCTTGTATTTTTCTTTGTATTGGTCGTGGCATTTTTTGCAGGAAGCTTTGGCGCCGTCGACATCGCCCGCTTTGGCCTTGGCCGCGCCTTCTTTGGCAATTGCGGACCAGTTGCCCATTCCCGGCGGGGGTTTGGCGGCGATGTAATCGAGATCCTTGGCGATTTTTTCCGCATCGCCCGCTGACGTATGCGGACCGATGACGCCTTTCATCCAGCCCTGCATCGGACACGCCTTTTGACCTTTGGCGCCGCAATCGAACGTCTTCGGGCCTGCGGCAGCTGGTGCATCTCCACCAGCCGCTGCGCTCGTTGTTGGAGCCGCTGCGGCACTCGCCGCCGCACTTGCAACTTCCGTTGGGGCTGCCGCTGCCGAAGCAGATGGCGCGGCGCTCGGTTCAACCTTCGGAGCTTCCGCTGTTGCGGCGGGCGCCGCACTTGGCGCTGGCGTTGTAGCCGAAGGCTTTGCTTCCGGGGTCGACGTTCCTTCTGGTTTATTTTCGTTGCAGCCGAAAACGCTCGCAAGGGCGACAATCGCCGCGAACCGCACTACATGTCTCATCCTGCTCTCCTTGGTCATGACTTCGGGACCGGGTCTTCCGCAATCTTTTGACCCCACACGTTCATGCGCGTCGTGGCTTTCGGCCGGCCCTACCGGATAGTGTTCCGGATTCGTAGAGTTTGCACGAAGTCGAGCCCCTTGTGGCAAGAGCAAATCGACGATGCCCATTTCCGACCTGATTCTCCCCAAACCTTCGCAATCGCGCGTCCCTGAGGACCCGATCGAACCTGTCGCTCCACCAGCGGACACTCCGAAGCTCATCTTCTCGCGCGGCAACGAATATCCGCGCGCAGTTGCCTGGTACAGCGTCGGTTCTTTCTGGGGTCATTTGTGGCATCTGGCCGCCAGCGTCATCGCCACGGAAGACATCGATAGCCGTGCATGGATGCGGCCAAGCACGCCCTTAGCGTTGACTCGAAAAGCGCTTGCAGTGCTCGGCGGAAACACGAACGCCTCATCGTTGACCGAAGGACTCGAACGCGACGTCTGGATCGATTTCGTTGCCGACACAGGCGACGACGCATCGGTGAGCGAAGCTGTCGCGCGCATGTTGTTCTCGACATACGACGCAGAAGATCCCGGCGGAAGCGGCAAAAAAGTCTACTTGCCTCGAGGTGATGTTCTCTTGTTTGGAGGAGACACCGCGTATCCCGTCGCGACGGAACTCGAGATCAACAACCGCGTGATCGTGCCGTTTGCCCGGGCACTTGCCGAAGTTCGCGACGGTCGACCTCGCGTCTTGATCGGCATCCCTGGCAATCATGATTGGTACGGCGGTCTCGATGGATTTGGCCGCATGTTCCGCGCTCGCCGAGGCACCGTCGATGCAGCCGGTTCGGACAAACCCAACGAAGTCGTACGATTTGCCGAGATCCAACACTTCGTAAAGTGGGTCGAAGCGTTTCGAATCGGACACTTTGTGTCCAAACGATCGATCCTTCCGCTGCGAGGTTACACGACGGTGCAAGATGCAAGTTACTTCGCGTTGAACCTCGCCCCAAACCTCGATTTGTGGGGCGCAGATCGACAACTCCGCGAAGTCGACTTCGAACAGCGCGCGTTCTTTGCGGAGCAGCGTGCGGATGGTCGAGGTGTGGTGCTGTGTCTTGCAGATCCGGTGCGTGCGTTTCTCGAGACAAACGATGCAGGTCAAGGCATCTTGGATGCTCTGCATTTGCGCCTCGAAGATGACGGGTTGCTCGTCTTGTCGGGCGATACGCATCACTACGTGCGGGAACGGATTGGCAACAGTGAACATGTGACGGCGGGTGGAGGAGGCGCGTTTTTGCATCCGGCGCGTATGGCGCGGAAGGGTTTGCCCGCGCCGGTAGCAGAATTTCCTGGTCCCAAGGCGTCATTGGCGTTGGCGGCGCAGATTCCGGGCGAGATGGCGCTTGGTCGTTCGGGATATTTGGTCCATCTTGCCGTTGGGGCGATTTACGGTATTGGGTTTGCCGTAGAACGAACAGCGAGTTTGTCGAAGCTAATCATTGCGTTGGGAATGTCGCTCGTATTGTTCATTGCGTGCCGACTCTTGGCGGGATTTCGCAATAAGTCTTTGGGCATTTATCCATTGGCTACGGCCGCTGGTTTGGGTATGGGATTTTTGCCTTTTTTGACGCAAGAGGGTTTGGGTTATGCGCTGATGCGTTTTGGTGCCAAAGCTTCTCGAATTGTGGCGTTCGAAGAATGGATTTGCATCATTCTTTCGGCGTTCATTGCGACGCTGATATTTGGGGCGTATCTGACGGCTCTGACGCTTTTCGGCATTGAGCAACACCAGGCATTTAGTGCGCTGGCGCATCCGGGCTACAAGCATTTCGTGCGCCTGAAAGTGCATCGAGATGGCCGGATGATCGACGCTTGGGTCTTGGGGAAAGTCGACCCGCTCAATGCGGAGGATCCGGTTGTTTTGGTGGATAAGTTCCGCTGGAAAAACGAAGGATTGAGCAATGGGGCCAAGTCGGCGGTGTTGAGAAGAGGCTGAGAGGAGCGAACGGTTCTTCACGCCAAACATTTTGAAGTATTTTCTCGCCAAACCATCTTTGGCATGGCAAGGATGGTCCGGTGAAACCCGACCAGCACGTCCGCACGCTCCATGATGAATGGACCAAGGATGCATTGGAGCTTTGGCTCGGATGTGTGGGCAAGGTTCAGCTGGACGCTCGAATTGCCGGCACAGTTCGCCGTGGCGATGTTTTGTTCCACGAGGACAAATCCAAGGCTCATCAGCGTAAATGGCTTGGTTTATTGGGTGATATCGCTCGCGGATCGGTGCTTTTCGAACCGTTTCGTAACCCTGTGACAGGGTGGGAAATAGAAACCTGCGTCGTCAAGATCATCGAACATACAGCACAAAATCTGCGCCTCGCTCGTCGCGCCAAGAAACACGCCTCCACGGTTGCGCACACCAACCTGTGCATCATTACGCCAACGATATCGAGCGAACTAAAAAGTTTGGCGGAATTGACCCGCGTTTCGGCTGACAAACCAGGCGTCTACCGTCTAGCCAAACTCCTTCACACCATCATTGTCGTGGTCAAGGAACTACCGAAGGAAGAGTCGACCGTGTGGTTGCGACTGCTCGGACGGGACGAGGTCCAGCGCCATGCCGCCTTGGAACTCGTCGAAATGACCAAGACCGACCCGCTTCGAGATGCTACGCTCAATCTGCTTACGGCGTGGTATCAGAATTTGCCTCGAACGTTTGCTGAAAACCCCGAACAGGAAACACAGATGAACTGGCGCCGCGTATACGCTGCATGGGAACGCAAGACGCTCGCAAAGGGACGCGCTGAAGGAAAAGCTGAAGGAAAAGCTGAAGGAAAAGCTGAAGGAAAAGCTGAAGCCTTGCTCATCCTGCTGAAGTTGCGTGGCCTGTCCGTAACTGCACCGCAACGCGAACAAATTCTCGAATGCCAAGACATCGCGCGACTCGATCAATGGTTGCTCGCGGCACACCTCATCACGGATGTCAACCAACTTTTTGAAATTGGTTTGCCCACGCGACGACGTAGCTCGCGTCGGGCTGCGTGAGCTCATACTCGCTCGAGCCCAAGCGCCACGACATATTCGACAACGCCAGCTCATTTCTCAATCCCATGCTCGCGGGCCTCACCGGAACGTGGCACCCCGAACGTTGGTCATGGGATTGAAATCCGATCCAAGACCAATGGCCCAGACGCTCCCATTTCATCCGACACTTGAAATGCCTGCCGTACCCGCTCCGTAAGCGCTTCTCCCGCAGCTTTCGTCCGCACATGCAGCCGCGCCAAACCTTGTCCCGCACGAACCTTCGTCCCCCTTGGCGCCAAGATCTCAATCCCCACCGCATGATCCACAGGTTGATCCGTGCGCGTTCGTCCCGCGCCCATCGCTACCCCCGTAAGCCCCAATTCGAGCGAATCGATACTCGCCACGATTCCTTCCTTTTCAGCAAGCACCTCGACATGCTCCGGCGCTCGCGGCAATCGTGACCCATCTTCGACGACCCGCGGATCACCTCCTTGCGCTTCGATCATTCGTTCAAAAACCCGCGCTCCATTACCCGTCGAAATGGCATTTTGCAATTTTGTTCGAGCTTCCGCGTCATTCGTCGCGACTTTTCCGAGCATCAGCATTTCGGCGCCCAACGCCAATGTGCACTCGATGAGGTCCGCCGGCCCAGAACCTCGTAATACGTCAATCGCTTCTCGCGTTTCAATCGCATTGCCAATGGTGAGTCCAAGCGGGCCGCTCATGTCCGTCAACAACGCCACGACCCGTTTTCCCGCAGCCGTTCCGACACGCACCAATGCTTCCGCCAGTTCACGAGCATTTTTCTCCGATTTCATGAATGCACCGCGACCAACCTTTACATCGAGCACCAATGCATCGATTCCTTCCGCCAATTTTTTGGAAAGAATACTTGCCACGATCAGCGGAATCGATTCGACCGTCGCCGTCACATCGCGTAATGCATAAATACGTTTGTCCGCAGGAGCAATCCGTGACGTTTGTCCAATCATACACGCCCCGACATCCCGCACGATACGCCCGAACGTCTCGACATCGAGCGTCACGTTGAATCCCGGAATCGCTTCGAGTTTGTCCAGTGTCCCGCCCGTATGCCCAAGACCTCGACCGCTCACCATCGGAACGGGAACGCCACACGCAGCAACCAAAGGCGCAAGGCACAATGAAACTTTGTCGCCGACTCCGCCCGTCGAGTGTTTGTCGACCTTGACGCCCGGCACGTGACTCAAGTCGAGCACGTCGCCCGAATGGAGCATCGCGCGCGTGAGAGCGACCGTTTCTTCGTCGTCCATCCCGCGGAAGAAGATCGCCATGCACAAGGCGCTCATCTGGTAATCGGCGAGTTCACCATTTCCAAAGGCGCGGATGAGTCGTTCGATCTGGTCGTTCGACAAACGTCCGCCGTCGCGTTTCTGGGCGATGAGTTCCACGAGAGTCTGCACAAGGCGGGAGATTACCTCGACTTAGCGCGGCCATGCGCACCATCGCGCCTCCCCAGTCCACCAAGCTCGCGCTACGTTTGCCAACCCATGAGTGGAAGCGGCAGAGGACGAGATCTCACGACGCTCGGTTACCGGCGCATTGTGCGGCTCCTGGTGACCTTGGTCATCGTGCCATCGGTTCTCTTGAGTGCCATTGGCGTGTCGCTCGTCGTGCTCGGCGAAGCTCGGTACGACATCTTGATCGGCATCTTGGTGCTGACGTTCTCGAGTGCGCTCGTGACCGGCGTCGTGCTCGTGTGGGTCTTTCTGCACCGCGAACGCAATTTGTCGCAATTACAAGCCGATTTCGTCTCGAAGGTCTCCCACGAATTACGCACGCCACTGACCTCGATCCGGATGTTCACCGAGACGCTCGTGCTCCGACGAGGCGACAAAGACGCGGAAGATCGCTGCATCGGAGCGCTGAATAAAGAGAGCGCACGGCTGCAACAGCTCATCGATCGCTTGCTCGATTGGGGACGAATGGAGAGCGGTCGGCGCGTGTACGAGCTGGTGGAGCAAGATGTTGCTCCCATTGTCGAAGAGGCGATTGCAGCATTCGAACCAACCCGAGAACGCCGTCACGTGACGCTCGAAGTTCGTACGGATCCGGATCTTCCCAAGCTCTGGTGTGACAAGCAGGCGATCATCATTTCGATCGTGAACTTGTTGTCGAATGCCTACAAATACGGCGGACAACCACCACACATCGAACTGTCGACGTCTTGTGCCGCGGGGGATATCTGCATCACGGTGCGAGACAATGGCAAGGGGATCGCTCGACGGGAGCACAAACGGATCTTCGAGAAGTTTTACCGTGTGGATGATCTTCTCGCGCGGCAACAAGAGGGATCAGGATTGGGTCTCGCGATCGTGCAGCACGTGATTCGAGCGCACAATGGGCGGGTGATCGTGGACAGCGAACAAGGTCGCGGCAGTGCATTCACGCTCGTGTTGCCGCTCAACAACGCCGCGCATGCGACGCGTCCGGAACCAACGACGGGCGGTATCGCCTAAGCAGCATTTACCACTTGGCATTCCGTGATATTGAGCCGATCAGCATGAGTCGGGTCGGACAGAGCGGAAGTGCACCGAAGACAGTTCTCGTCGTGGAAGACGATGAGAGCATTGCGATGGGCCTCGAGATGAATCTGACGGCCGAAGGCTACCGAGTGATCGTCGCAGCAGATGGCGAGACAGGTTTGGCCCGGGCGAAAGAACCAGGCGTGGACCTGTTGATCCTCGACGTGATGTTGCCAAAGCTGAATGGTTTCGAGCTGTTGCGCATGTTGCGCGGCGACCGTCACACGATGCCGGTGATTATGTTGAGCGCTCGCGGCGCCGAGATGGACAAGGTGATGGGGCTCGAGCTGGGAGCTGAGGACTACATCACCAAGCCGTTTGGCTTGGCGGAACTTTTGGCGCGCGTGAAAGCGGTGTTGCGGCGCGATGCGATTGCGCGCGGTGACGACACGAGTCCCGTACGCGCGGCGGATTTGGAGATCGAACCTGCGCGTCGAGAAGTTCGGCGCGGAGGGCAATTGGTCGAACTGACGGCAACGGAGTTCGACATCTTGTTGTGCCTCGTGAATGCGGGCGGACGCGTGCTCACGCGCGAGCAACTGCAGTCGATGGTGTGGGGTCCTGGGCATCACGGAACACCGCGCACCGTAGATAACTTCATCCTTCAACTTCGAACGAAGCTTGAAGAATCACCGGCGAATCCGCGGCACATCATCACGGTGCGCGGCGTCGGGTATCGGTTTGTCTCGTAGGCTTTGTCGAGTTTGTCTAGGGCGCGTGGCAAAACTTGTTGATGCTGTCGACGAGCGGGTCTTCTTCTTTGACCGCTTTTTCGACGGCTGCTTTCGCCGTGTTCACCTTCGCGAAGTCTTGCGAATCGGCGGCTGCGACGAGCTCTCGCGCGGCCTTGGCGACGGATTTGGCCATCGTTTGGTATTGCGCTGAAAGCTCCTTGAGCTTCGGTTCGGTCAGCTCGACCTTCGCGGCATCTGCCGCAACGGCGTCCATCGTATCCGCCATGGTCTTGTATTCAGCGGTGCCCGAAGGATCGTTGGCGCTCGCGCGCGAAGCCTTGTTCAGGCTCTCGACACCTTTGTTGATGACCTCGATGAGCTGATTGCACTCGTTGATTTTCTTCTGCCCACAACCGGGAATTCCGACGAGAAGCGCAACTCCCACGATCGCGCACGACATCAACGACGGACTGTGCATCTTCGACAATCTCCTCTTCAGCATCGAGGTTTGAAACAAACAACCCGGCGAGATTTTCATGAGCGTACCCGCCAATTTCCGTGGAACGTGCGGCCTACATCATCGGCCGTTGGATCGGTCACGATGATTTCGGGGCGACCATTTTCCGCGTACACGATCGTGTTTTGCCGGTAAACGCGACCAAATGCGATGGCTTCGTCGCGCTCCATGCCGTATACGAGCCACGCTGGTTCACGCCAAACGCCGTCGGGTTCAGCTTCCGAACCAACGCACGGTTCAACGCGATAACAGCCAAGGATCAACAGGTCGCGCAAAACGTGGTGCCGCTGCTCGTTGACCTTACGGGGCAAGAGCATCGAGCGCGGGTTGTACGCCGTGAGCACAGCAAATCTGCGCAACAAGATCTCCGGAAGAGCCGAATGATCTTGGAAGATCTCCCCATCGAGCGACACGCGCAGCGGCGCCCCGTTCGGGCCGGGTAACTCGTAGATCGTTGCGAGGTACGAACGTAGCAGCGCTTGGTCCATGGCAGCGTCTCGACAGTTGACGGCTCCTACCAGAGGAGCGGCCTGCCCGCTACCTCTGCTCCGCGCAAGGTTCCACGCCTGTGCTCGTCGGGCCAAGCCAAGTTCAAAAATTGGTCGATTGAGCGTCTTTTCCTCAGGTGCTTCGTGCGCTAAGCCCTCCCCCCGCGATGATCGACGTGCAACGGCTCTCCAAGTCCTACGGCTCATTTCGCGCCGTAAGTGACGTTTCGTTTCATGTCGAACGTGGCGAAGTCGTCGGATTTCTCGGACCGAACGGCGCGGGGAAAAGCACCACCTTGCGCATGCTTGCAGGATTTCTGGGACCTTCTGCAGGCCGCATCCGCATCGATGGTCACGACATCTCGGACGAACCCGTCCTTTCGCGGCAAAAACTGGGTTACATGCCCGAAACCTGTCCGCTGTACCCCGAAATGCGCGTCCGCGAATACCTTGCTTTTCGGGCGGAACTGAAACGTTTGCCCCGCAAAGAACGCGCCCGTGCCGTCGAATCCGTCTCGGAAGAAGTCGATATCCTCGAAGTCAGCGAAGTCTTGATTCGGCACTTGTCCAAAGGCTTCCGACAACGCGTGGGCCTCGCCGATGCTCTCCTCGGAAATCCACCGGTTCTCATCCTGGACGAACCCACTGCAGGCATGGATCCGAACCAGATCCGCCAAGTCCGGGACCTCATTAGGCGACGCGGCGACAAACACGCCATTCTTTTGAGCACCCACATTCTGTCCGAAGTCGAAGCAACGTGCTCCCGAGCTCTCGTGATCGCCCGCGGCAAACTCGTCGCTTCTGGCTCGATCGATCACTTGCGCGAAATGCGCCGCGCCGCTGGATTGCGCCTCGTCGTCCGCGGTGATCGCTCCAAGGCTCTCGAAATCGCCAAGAAAACAAGCGGAATTTCTCGAGCTGAAGTGGACAGCCATGGCTCCACCGAAGCATTCACGCTGCTCACGACCTACGCCGCAGATGCGACCGGCCCAGACACCGCAGAACATCTCGTCGGAGCCCTCATTGGCGCCGGAATTTTCGTCCGTGAAGTCGTCCCGCGCGCCGCCTCGCTCGAACAAGTTTTCGCGGAACTCACGCAAGCCGACGATCGGTTTGGCGCAGATGAACATCGCCCGGCAAGTTCCAAGGCGGAAGGAGAAGACGCGACGTGAGGGGGTTTTGGCCGATCTTCAAACGGGAGCTCTTCGCGCTCTTCGTCACTCCCCTCGCCTGGGTGGCGATCACCTCGTTCTTGCTGCTGCAAGGACTGCATTTTTTCCTGATCATCATCAACTTCGCGTCAGCCCCAGCAGACTCCATTGGCGACAGCGGTCCGGTGCAATCGTTTTTTGGTCAAACGATGTTGCTGTACGTGCCGTTGCTCGTCGTTTGTCCGCTGCTGACCATGCGCTCGTTTGCCGAAGAACGACGCAGCGGCACGATCGAAGCTCTGCTCACCGCTCCTGTGAGCTCTGCTGGCGTGACCCTCGCCAAATACGCCGCCGCGTTTGTCACGTACGCCGCCATGTGGGCTCCAACGTTGCTCTACATGCTCGTCATTCGCATGCAGAACGGCGAGATCGACTGGCGTGTCGTGGCCACGAGCTACGCCGCTGTGCTCGCAATTGGCGGGGGTTACTTAGCCATCGGCATCATGACGAGCGCCCTCTCCCAGAATCAACTCACCGCGGCAGTTCTCTCCGCACTCGCGATTTCCGGCTTGTTTTTCTTTGGGCTGGCCGAGTTCATCATCCCCGACGGAATGGCTCACGACATCGCGACGCACCTATCCGTTTGGACACAAATGAATGATGCGTCCCGCGGTCTCTTGGATTCGCGGCGGCTGATCTACGACGCCACACTCATCGCCCTCCCCCTCTTCATCACCGCACGCGCCGTCGATGCCTGGAGGTGGGGATGAGCGACGACAAGAACAACGTCTCCTCGACGAAGCCCAAGGGCAAACGTTCGTCGGGCAAAACCGGCTCCAAAAAGGCTTCGTCGCCCGCGATCCCCAACGCAGTGAAGCTCGAGAAAAAGGCGCCCGTTGAAGAGGAAACAACACGCGACCGAACGAGCGACCTTCCTTCGGGCACGAGCGCGGGGACCAAGTTTGGCGCGATCATCGGACTCGCCGCCGCGATGGTCCTCGCGATGCTCGTCAACGTCCTCGCCGCTCGGCACTACAAGCGTTGGGACTTCACCCAAGGCGGGTTGTACACGCTCAGTCGCGCCACGATCGAAACGCTCCACAACCTCGGCGAGCCCATTCGGATCGACGTGCTCGTACCAGCGTCGGATCCCCGGGAATTCACTGGCCGTCGTTTTACAACGTCGTGACTGGGAAAACCCTGGCGTTACCCAACTTAATCGCCTTGCAGCACATCCCCCTTTCGCCAGCTGGCGTAATAGCGAAGAGGCCCGCACCGATCGCCCTTCCCAACAGTTGCGCAGCCTGAATGGCGAATGGCGCCACGCTTCCCGAAGGGAGAAAGGCGGACAGGTATCCGGTAAGCGGCAGGGT